>SAMEA3387488__coassemble_2160_pt1 | contig 17665 bp, 15 predicted proteins | sample SAMEA3387488__metabat2_low_PE_023 | metagenome-assembled genome bin SAMEA3387488 (sample SAMEA3387488) | Felis catus | biome: Faeces | place: United Kingdom | collected 2012
GACAATAGTTGGGCTTGCCCCTGCGAAGATAGCTAGCTGCCGGGTCCTTTTTTTTTGCCTTTTTTGTAATTTTATTGTAAAATCATGAGTTGTATGGAGATTGAAATTATGAAAAAAATTGGATTTAATAATCAAAAATATTTAGAAATGCAGTCAGAGCATATTAAAGAAAGAATTTCTCAATTTGGAGATAAATTATATTTGGAGTTTGGTGGAAAATTATTTGATGATAATCATGCTTCTCGCGTATTACCTGGATTTTCGCCAGATTCAAAATTACAAATGTTGATGCAGTTAAAAGATGATGCTGAAATTGTCATTGTCATTAATGCTAATGATATTGAACAAAATAAAACTCGTTCCGATTTACAAATTACATATCAAGAAGATGTTTTACGTTTGATCAATGAATTTACTCAACGAGGATTATATGTTGGAAGTGTTGTTGTAACACAATACAATCGTCAAAAAGCAGTTGATTTATTTAAAGCTCGTTTGAAACGTAGAAAAATTGACGTATATTTCCACTACTTTATTGAAGGATATCCTACAGATACTAAAAAAATCATTTCTGATTCTGGATTTGGAAAGAATGATTATGTTAAGACAACAAGACCTTTAGTTGTTGTGACGGCTCCAGGTCCTGGTAGCGGTAAAATGGCTACTTGTTTATCACAGTTATATCATGAACATAAACATGGCATTAAGGCAGGATACGCAAAATATGAAACGTTCCCTATTTGGAATTTACCTTTGAATCATCCTGTAAATTTGGCTTATGAAGCTGCAACTGCAGATTTGGCCGATGTAAATATGATTGACCCATTCCATTTACAGGCTTACAATGAAGTAACAGTTAATTATAATCGTGACATTGAGATTTTTCCTGTCCTAAAGAACATTTTTGAAGAAATATATGGTTCAAGTCCTTATCAAAGTCCTACAGATATGGGTGTAAATATGGCGGGTTTATGTATTAGTGATGATGAAGCATGTTGTAATGCAAGTAACCAGGAAATCATTCGTCGTTATTTTGTAAGTAAAACAAGATATGCTCATGAACTATGTTCATATGAAGAAGTTCAAAAACAAGAAGTTGTTATGAACAAAGCGGGTATTACAGAATTAGATCGTCCTTGTGTTGTTGCTGCACGTAAAAAAGAAGAACAAACTCATTCTTTATCTGGTGCTATTGAATTGGATGATGGAACAATAATTACAGGAAAAACAACGAATTTAATGGGTGCTTGTTCAGCCGTTTTAATGAATGTATTAAAACATCTTGCAGGAATTGATAAAAAGAAAGTTTTAATTTCACCAGAAGCTATTTTACCTATCCAAAACTTAAAAACAGAATATCTTGGTTCGGTAAATCCAAGACTTCATTCAAATGAAATTTTAATTGCGTTATCTGTTTCTGCTTTGCATAGTGAAGATGCAAAAAAAGCATTAGCTATGTTACCAAAATTAAAAGGTATGCAGGCTCATGTGACTTGTGATGTTGCGGATGTAGATTTAAGTATTTATGCGAATTTAGGCATTATGCTTACATATGATGCTAATAAAAAGTAGGAGGTTTCTATGGCAAAATCAATTCCTAGCTCTGGGGCAGGAGCTGTTCGTATTATTTTAAAAAATAAAGATACTTTCCATTTTGATTTAAGAGAAAAGAAAGAAGATAACGGAAAACAAAGTTATTTGTTTGATGTATATTACGAAAATACTACTGGTACTTTAAATGTATTGATGGATAATGGTAAACCCGTTATTGCAGCATTGAATTTAAGTTTGGGTAAAGTTATCACTTTGTCTAATGATACAAACTTAAAAAAATTATGTAACTATGTAGTAGATAAGGTGAACGTATAATGAAGATAAGATTGCATGTAGTTGTTGACAAAGAAGATGATGCTGTTGTTGAAGTTGTTCAAAACGCATTGAATGAAATTTGTTCAAAGATGTCTTATTCTCCAAGTCGATTACAGCCGAGTTTAGCTGGTTGCATGGAGTTTTATGCGACAAGTGATTTGAGTGAAGATGAAATCGATGATTTATTATCCAAATTGAATAATGACTGGGATGGAGAAAATGATGATTGTCAGGCTTATAGCTTTAATACGACAATGTTTCATCCAAATGTCTACTATTTACAATTCCAATCTTTCTAGGATATATTATGATTGATTACACAGAAGGTTCAAATAAACAATATCATACTCAATTAGAGGAAAATGGTGTTGGAGATTATGTTATTTTAACGGGAGATCCCAAAAGAGTAAAGGATATCGCATCTTATTTAGATGATGCATATTTTGTTGCGGACAACCGTGAATATGTTACATATTCAGGCTATATTAATGGAGTATTATGCAGCGTAGTTTCAACTGGTATTGGTGGAGCCAGTACTGCAATCGCAATGGAAGAGCTTATTCAACTAGGGTGTCATACCTTTTTACGTGTAGGTACATGTGGTGGTATGCGTCTTGAAGTTCAAGGTGGAGATATTGTGATTGCAAGTGGTGCCATTCGCCAAGAAGGTACAACACGTGAATATGCACCTATTGAATTTCCAGCTGTTCCTCATTTTGAAGTTTTAAATGCTCAAGTAGAAAGTGCAAAAAAACTTAATCTGCCTTATCATGTAGGTGTTGTTCAAAGTAAGGATTCTTTTTTTGGTCAGCATGCACTGGAAACAATGCCAGTTTATCAAGAGTTGCAAAACAAATGGGATGCGTATTGCAGACTGGATTGTCTGGCTTCGGAAATGGAATCAAGTACTGTGTTTATCGTAGGACAAACTCGTCATGTTCGTAGTGGAGCTATGTTTTTATGTTTAGCGAATCAGGAAAGAGAAAAAGCAGGATTATCAAACATTCAAAATCATGATTTAAAACCATTAATGAAATGTGCTGTTTTAACATTGAAAAATTTGATACAAAAAGATGAGGCTGAGAATCACTAGGATCTCAGCCTTTTTAATGTGTTTGGAATATTGTTGATAATATCTTCTGGCATGAAACTTGCCGAATCTATATCAAGTTTAGCACTTTGCGAATGAATATAGGTAGCACATAGAGCCGCTTGTAAACTATCTTTGCACTGTCCAAGCATCGCAACGACAATACCACATAAAATATCCCCACTGCCGCCTTTTGCCAGACCTGCATTTTGTGCATCTAAAACATAGACACTGCCTTGATGGGCAATATAGGTTTGACTTGATTTTAGTATGAGTACGCAGCTTGGATATTCTTTTGAAAAGTCGCGAGCCACTTCGAATGGATTTGATATAATGGTAGAAACATGGATACCTGTTAAATCGGACATTTCTTTAATATGCGGAGTTAAAATTGTGGTTTCACTCCGTTTTAATAATTCAATATTCTTTTGTGCAGCCCATAATGCATCGGCATCAAGTACTATTTTTTTGTCACTCTTTAAAGCTTGTTCAACTAAAGCGATAGTAATGTTGTTTTTTTGCATGCCATTTCCAATTGAAATAATTGAATAATTGTTAATATTTTGTTTCAACAAATCAATGGCTTTAGAACTAAATATACCATTACGATCGGCACATTGAAGAAGCATATAAAAATCGGATTTGATTGCGAGAACATTAGAAATACATTCTGGAACCATCAAAGTAAGAGTACCGATACCACTTTTATAAGCACTAAGACTTGCCATGTGGATTGCACCATGCATGTTTTGACTTCCGCCAATCATTAGGGCTTTTCCAAAAGTTGACTTATGTGCATTCAATGGGCGATTTGGAAGATGAATATCCTCCTCATTTAATATTTTAATTTTGTCCATGCATTTTTGATGAAGAATTTGAGGAATTCCGATATCTACGAGATATAATTTGCCACAATGATTTTTTCCTTCATTTAGCCATTGTCCTTGTTTGTAGCAATCCAAGCTAATCGTATAATCTGCATGAATGGCGCATCCAAGAACATTTCCCATAGTGGAATCAATGCCACTAGGCATATCAATACTGATAATGGTGGACTGAGATGTGTTTACATTTTGAATCATAGTTTTATAAAATCCGGTAATATCTCTAGATAATCCATTGCCAAAAAGGCAATCAATATAAATGTCATAAGTGACATTAGGAAGATTTTTGCTGAATGGAATTTTTAAATTTTGTACCATTTGAAATTGAATTTTTTCATCTTCCGACATCTTTTTGATTTCTGGAACCACAACATATAGATTTGGATATTTAGGCTGTAGAAGTCTTGCGATTGCTAATCCATCGGCACCATTATTTCCAGGACCGCAAAGAATACAGATAGATTGGTTTGTATTTGTGATTTGTTCAATAATTTCGGCTGATTTTAAAGCTGCATGTTCCATCAAAATCAAACTTGGAATCTGGTATGTTTTGATGGCTGCATGATCAATGTTTCGAGCCGTAGTTTGCGTATGTATATAGGCTGGATACATAATCTCACACTCCTTATCTTTACTATACTCTTAATGTTTAAAAAATCATAATACTTTTAAGGATGTATGTTATAATTATGAAATTGGGGGTATTTATTTTATGTCGAAATCTTCAGCGGCTAAAAAGTCGATTATTGTTGGCGGCCTGATAGGAACAGGCGGTCTATTTGTATCAAAACTAATTGGATTGGCTTATACAATTCCATTTTCATATATACTTCAATCGGAAGCGTATCAGTCTGTATATGCACAATCTTATAATATATATGCGTATTTATTGACGATATTTCAGTCGGGAGTCCCTTTTGCCGTGGCCACACTTGTAGCTCGTTATATTGCTTTAGAAGATGCGAAAAGTGTTATTCTGGTAAAGAAAATTGCTTTTGCGATTTTAGGCTTAACGGGATTTGTTGGAATGATCCTCTTATTTACTTTATCGAATGTAATTGCGCCAGCTATGGTCGCCAAGAATGCCGATATCATGGCAAATTGTTTGAAAATATTATCTCTAGCGATTTTTCTTGTTCCTGTATTATCTGCATTTAGAGGATATTATCAAGGCTTAAAAGAAATGGAAGAATATGCTTTTTCACAAGCTTTTGAACAAGTGTTCCGCGTTGCCTTTTTACTAAGTGCAGCATGCCTTGTAGTCTATGCGTTTGGATGGGATAAAAAGTATGCATTATATGCGGCGGTTATGTCAACTTCTGTGGCAACGATTGCGGCAATTTCTCAATTTGCGTATTTTGATCGTAAACACCAATGTGTAGTGGATGAAATGGTACAAAGACAAACGACACGTTCTCATTCAGCTAAGAAAATCTTCAGAGAAATTCTTATCCTAGCTATTCCTTATTTAGTGGTTGCGATTTTAGGAAATATTGACCAGGTATTTAATGGTTTCTTACTTCCTACAGGATTAAAAATGCATTATAATGCCAAAGATACAACGACTGTCATTTCTGCATCAAATTATGTGGCAGGTAAATTAAATGCGATCCCAATGATTTTGGGCCCTGGTTTTGCGACAGCGATAATTCCGCATATTTCAGAGGCTTTGTCAAAGAAAAATTATAAGTTAGTTAAGAAAAATGTGTTGGATAGTATCAACGTAGTTTTATATGTAGCTATTCCTGTATCGTTCTGTATTTTTGCGTATGCAGGACCATTGAATTACACGTTATATTATTCCGAAAACTTAGAATTGTGTACATTCGTTGTACAATGGATGGCTTTGGAAGGTTTCTTATCTACATTAGCTCCGTTAGTTACGAATTTAATGGTTTCTTTGGAATTAAGAAAAAATGTATTAAAAAATCTTGCGATTGCTGTATTGATCAAAGGAGTTCTTTTGATTCCATTTGTATGGATCATGGGGATCGCAGGTGCTGTTATTTCAAGTTTTATTGGTACAGGATATATCATTTATAAAAATTTAAAAGAGATTCAAGATGTATACAACATTTCATATCGTAAAACTTTAATTATTGTAGTGCGTATTTTGATTGGATTGTTAGCGTTATGGATTACTTCAATACTTCTATCTAAAGTTGGATTGTATGGTGTTGAAGGATCAAAACTTTCATGTTTGTTCAAGATGTGTTTAAATGGTTTATTAAGTGTAATTGTATATGTGGTAGTTACTTTGTATTTAAAAGTTCCACAAAATATTTTTCACTTTCAACTAAGAAAGAAATCGGGTGTATAAAATGTATGATGTAGTAGTTGTTGGAGCTGGACATGCCGGAATTGAGGCTTGTTTAGCGGCGAGTCGAATGAATAAGAAAACGGCTATCGTGACTTTAAGTAAAGATATGATTGGTTCGATGCCATGTAATCCTAGTGTAGGTGGACCGGCAAAAGGAATCGTAGTTCGAGAAATTGATGCCTTGGGTGGTATGATGCCTATTGCGGCAGATAAGACGGCTTTACAGTTTAAGATGTTGAATACGACAAAAGGACCTGGAGTATGGAGTTTGCGTGTTCAAAGCGATAAGATTGCCTATAAACGTTTTATGAAAAAGGCATTAGAAGAACAGGATAATTTAGATATTATTGAGGCAGCATGTAAAATTGTTGTAATCAAGGATGGAACAGCCTGTGGTGTTGAGTTAGAAGATGGAACATTTATTGAAAGTAAGACGGTTGTTTTGACAACAGGTACTTATATGGCAAGTAATGTTTTAAGAGGACATACTTCCACTGTTTCTGGTCCAGAAGATCAAAGGACGGTTAATACGTTGTCAGAATCATTGCGTGAGGCTGGAATTAAAACTTTCCGTTTAAAGACAGGAACACCAGCTCGTATTAAAATGGATACAATTGATTTTTCAAAGACAGAACCACAACCAGGGACAAATCAATTTTTGCGCTTTAGTGAAACAACAAAACAAGAGGATGTATTGCCTTTTGAAAAACAAGAGATTTGCCATTTAATTTATACACAGCCAGAAACGCATGAAATCATTCATACACATTTGCATGATTCTGCAATGTATTCTGGGTTAGTAAAAGGGGTAGGTCCTCGTTATTGCCCAAGTATTGAAGATAAATTGGTTCGTTTTGCGGATAAAGAAAGACATCAGCTTTTCTTAGAGCCTGAATCTAAAGAATTAGATACAATTTACATTCAAGGATTCTCAACATCAATGCCTATTGATGTACAGGAAAAGATGGTTCATTCTTTGCCGGGACTTGAAAATTGTGTGATTGAAAAATATGCGTATGCGATTGAATATGATGCGATTGATCCACTTCAGATGAAGCCGAATATGGAAAATAAAATTGTTGAGAATTTATTTACTGCAGGACAGGTCAATGGTACGAGCGGATACGAAGAAGCAGCTGGTCAAGGATTGATGGCTGGGGCGAATGCGGCATTGAAAGTGGATGGTAAAGAACAATTTGTTCTTCGTCGTGATGAAGCTTATATTGGTGTCATGTTAGATGATTTATGTACAAAAGGAACAAAGGAACCTTATCGTTTATTAACTTCAAGAGCGGAATATAGATTGTTGTTACGTCATGACAATGCGGATCAAAGATTGCTTGAAAAAGGCTATGAAATTGGTTTGGTTTCACAAGAAAGATATGATGCATATAAAAAGAAGATGAATGATATTGAGGTTGCTCGAGAAGAACTTTCAAATGCACATATTAAACCGAATAGTGAAGTCAATGAATATCTTGATAGCTTGGGCTTTGATCCATTGGCACATGGATGTAGTGCATTGGATTTAATTAAACGTCCAAAAATTACAGTTAAGGGCTTGGCAAAATATACGGGATTGGATTACGAAACTCAAATCAATGAGCAGATTGAGATCCAGACAAAGTATGCTGGGTATATTGCCAAGGCAAAGCGCGATGCGAAACATTTACAGCAGATGGAAAAAATGAAACTTCCTGCAGATTTGGATTATGAAAATATGGATAATTTATCTTTGGAGGCAAGACAAAAATTAACAGCTATCAAGCCTTTAACATTAGGACAAGCAAGTCGTATTTCTGGTATAAATCCTAGTGACATTGCGATTTTAGCTATGCGTGTGAAATAATTTACATTGAAATCGCTTTCTATTATATGCTATAGTAAAAAGGGGATAAAAGTATGAAGGGAAAACGAAAAAAAGTTCAACATTTCTTTGTATATATCGCAATGCTGGTTATGTCTGGCTTTTTAATCATGGGTGGTTTGCAGCAATTGTCAATGACGCATGAGTTAAAGTCGAGTATTGTTCAAAAGGAAAAAGAAAAAAAAGAATTGTCTTCTAAAAAGAAAGAATTGGAGAAGGCAAAACAGAATCTGACAAATCCAGATTATGTTGAATATATTGCGCGTGGAAAATACTTAGTGACAAAAGAGGGGGAGCAAGTATTTAAATTTCCAAGTAAAGACTAACTAGGCCGTTTGGTCTAGTTTTTTTTGTGTGGAAAATAAAAAAAGTGCCGAAGCACTTTTTATATCTATATGGTGAGGCCGATGCGATTTGAACGCACACGAGCATAACTCACTACCCCCTCAAAGTAGCGTGTCTACCAATTCCACCACGGCCTCATAGTGTTAAAATATTACACTATTTTACTGAGTTTGGCAACACATTCAAGTCCGGTTGTTTGACAAAACATGTCTACAGGTTGAACGTATTCGCATTGGTATCCATAATTTTTAAAGATTTTTAAATCTCGTGATAACGTTTTAGGATTGCAAGAAACGTATATAATCTTTTCGGGCTGCATGGTCACCGTATCTTGGATTCCAATTTCTGCCATTCCTTTTCTTGGTGGATCAATAAAGACGACATCAATTTTATCGCTTTTATGTTCGTGTGCAAAATCTGTGGCATCCTGACAAACATAGTGACAATTATCAAGGTGATTCATTTTTGTATTGTCGTTGGCATTATCAACGGCTTCTTTAACGATTTCAACACCAATCACGCTTTTCGCATGTTTACTGACAGCCATACCAATGGTACCTGTGCCTGCATACATATCAATGCATGTTTCGTTTCCAGAAAGATTAGCGGCTTTAATGGCTTGATTGTACAAAACTTCCATCTGTATAGGGTTGACTTGGAAGAAGGATTTAAAGTGCAATTTCACTTTGTTACCTAAACATTTTTCAATGATGTAGTCATTTCCATATAAGACTTTATATGTATCACCTAAGATCACGTTGTCATTTCGTGTGTTGTAGTTAAATACAATACTTGTGATGTTTGAGAATGTGTTTTTTAATAGTTTAGACAAAGACAAAATATTCTTTTCATTTTTACCAATAAATACCACTTGAATTTCATCTGTACTTGAGTGGCGGATAAAGATGTGGCGTAAGCCTTCTGCCATTTCAATTGTGATATGTTTTTGAATGAAGCCAAAGATTTTATTGATTGTAAAATCTTGAATCTTGCATTCTTTACATGTCACAACGTCGTTTGAATGTTGGCGATAAAAACCCATCAGGACCTTACCATCTTTGATTTTAACCGGAAACTGTGCTTTGTTACGATAGTACCAAGGAGAATCCATACCTAGTATTGACTTTACTTCAATATCTTCAAATAATTTTTTGACATGTTTATATTTATAGTCTAATTGATAAGCATACTTCATGTGTTGAAGTTGGCACCCACCACATGTTTTAGCAACTTCACAAGTAAGTTCTTGGCGATTTATACTTGGCTTTAAAAGTTGAGTAATTATGCCAAAAGCATATTTTTTGTTGACTTTTACGATTTTGATTTTTGCCTTTTCACCAATCAATAAGTTTGGCACAAAGACAACCATATCGTCAATTTTTACAACACCACTATTTAAATCTGTATCATCGATACATGTTACAATATATTCTTCATTTTTTTTCATACATATTTATGATATCTAAAAAAACAAGAATTGACAAATGGAATTATCATAGTAATATATATAGCGTACTATGTAAATATATAGCATGCTATGGAAATGAGGTGAGGAAAATGTGTGACAATAATGAGATTGGTTTTTATTTTAGTTTAATCAAGAAAAAAATGGACAAACATATGAATGAAGGTTTAAAAAAATATGATTTAACTAAATCTCAACAAGACGTCTTAGGATATCTACATTTTACGGATAAGGATCCAGTTATTCAAAGAGATATTGAGGAACATTTTCATATTTCGAATCCCACAGTTACAGGGATTTTAAATCGCTTGGAACAGAAGGGGTTTATTGAAAGAAAATTGAATCAAAAGGATAAAAGAGTTCGTGCTATTGTGTTGACTCAAAAAGAGCAGGATCTTCATGAAGATATCGTGAAGCAGATTCGTACAATGGAATCTAGATTTGGAAATGTTTTAGGTGACGAGAAGAAGGTGCAATTGTTAAAAATCTTAAAAGAGCTAGCTGAAAATTTAGAATAATTGAAGATTTAGAATAATGGAGGTTTATTATGGTCAAGACTTTATTGAATGAAGTTAAAGAATATAAAAAGGATACGTTATTGAGTCCGATTTATGTTTCAATCGAAGCCATACTTGAAGTGTTTATTCCATTTTTGATGGCATTATTAGTGGATAATGGTATTGAAAAAGGAAATATGGGTTCAATTTGGTTTTATGGTACTTTAATGTTGGTGGCCGCCTTTGTATCTTTATGGGCTGGTGCTAAAAGTGGAAAGCATGCGGCAATCGCATCGAGTGGTTTTGCGAAGAATTTAAGAAAGGCAGAGTATCGTAATATTCAAAACTTTTCTTTTTCAAATATTGACGCTTATTCAACAAGTGGATTAATCACACGTATGATGACGGATGTGACAAATATACAAAATGCATATCAGATGATTATTCGTGTTTGTGTTCGTGCACCATTGATGTTAATCGCATCTTTGATCATGGCTTTTATCATTAATATACGAATGGCAATGATTTTTGTGGTTACGGTTTTATTTTTGGGAGTCGTTTTGTTTGGAATTATTTTTATTGTAAGTCCCATCTTTAGTCGATTATTTTCTCGCTATGATTTTTTAAATGCGAGTATTCAAGAAAATATTCTAGGCATTCGTGTCGTGAAATCTTTTGTTCGTAAGGATCATGAAATTGAAAAGTTCCGTAATGAAAGTGAGACTATTTTTAGTATTCAAGGGAAAGCGGAAAAAATCTTAGTGTTTAACTCGCCTGTTATGCAGCTTTGTATGTATGGCACAATTATTTTGATTTCGTGGTTAGGGGCTCATCAAATTGTGGCTCAAAACATGACAACCGGAGAATTGATGTCTTTATTTACATATACTGCAAGTATTTTGATGTCATTGATGATGATGAGTATGGTTTTTGTCATGGTGACAATGTCGATTGCGAGTGGAAAACGTATTGCCGAAGTATTAAATCAAGAATCTGATTTAACAAGTCCAGAAAACGGAGTTCAAACTGTGGCCAATGGAACCATTGATTTTGAAGATGTTTCATTTCATTATGGAAATGATGAAGACATTTTAAGTCATATTGATTTGCACATTCCTTCAGGATCAACACTAGGAATTCTTGGAACAACGGGATCTAGTAAATCGAGTTTAGTACAATTGATTCCAAGACTATATGATGTAACACAAGGTAGTGTTAAAGTAGCGGGAATGGATGTTCGTGATTATGATTTAAAAGTATTGCGCGATAATGTGGCCATGGTTCTACAAAAGAATGTTTTATTTTCGGGAAAAATCAAAGAGAATATGCGTTGGGGTAATCCAAATGCGACAGATGAAGAGATCATGGAAGCTTGTAAATTAGCACAGGCGGATGAATTTATTCAGTTGATGCCAAATAAATATGATACGTATATTGAGCAAGGTGGTACGAATGTTTCGGGTGGACAAAGACAGCGTTTGTGTATCGCAAGAGCCATACTAAAGAGTCCTAAAATTTTGATTTTAGATGATTCTACAAGTGCCGTGGATACAAAAACCGATGCTTTGATTCGACAAGCATTCTTAGAGAAGATTCCACATACAACTCGAATCATTATTTCACAGCGTGTTTCAAGTATTCAAGATGCAGATCAGATTCTTGTGATTGACGATGGAAAAATTTCTGGTTTAGGTACGCATGAAGAATTATTAAAATCAAATGCGATGTATAAAGAAACGTTTGAAGCACAAAATAATGGAGGTGACTTTGATGAACAATAGAGATACAAATAGTCTAAAGCGAGTTATTAAAGAAACAATCACTTCTTATAAGATTGAAAGTTTTATTGTGCTTGTATTGATCATTGTATCTAGTATCGCCAATGTATATGGAAGCATGTTTTTAAAGAGCTTGATTGATGATTATATTGTTCCGTTATTATCACAAACAGTTCCGAATTATACGCCTTTATTCAATGCATTAATGGAATTGGTAATGATTTATGGTGTTGGTATTTTAGCTACGTATGGATTTAATCGTATAATGGTAACAATTTCATTGGGTACTTTAAAACATATTCGTGATGAATTGTTTGAACATATGCAGACATTGCCATTGTGCTTCTTTGATACACATGCACATGGGGATATCATGTCTGTTTATACAAATGATACGGATACTTTAAGACAGCTAATTTCTCAAAGTATTCCTCAGGTTATTGTATCTTTAATGACGATTATCTCAGTTACGATTTCCATGTTCATCTTAAATGTTCCATTGGCTGTTTTAACAATCGCATGTGGTTTATTGATGGTGTATACTTCAAAAAAGATTTCGGCAAAATCAGGTAAATACTTTATTGCCCAACAAAAACAATTGGGTGTAGAAAATGGTTTTATTGAAGAAATGATGGAAGGAAGTAAAGTCATTAAAGTTTTTACGCATGAAGAACAAAGTATCAAAGATTTTGATCAAGTAAATGATGCGTTGTTTGAAGCAAGTGCCAATGCGAATACGTTTGTGAATGTTTTAATGCCAGTCGTAATGAATATTGGGTACATTTCTTATGTACTTGTTGCGGTAGTTGGTTCTATCTTTGCCCTAAATCATATTGCAGGATTAACATTAGGTGGCATTGCCGCTTTCTTACAATTAAATCGTAGTTTCACAAATCCAATTGGACAAATTAGTATGCAGCTAAATGCAGTAATAATGGCAGATGCAGGAGCTAAGCGTATTTATGAAATCATAGATATGGAAAGTGAAGTGGATGATGGTATCGTGACTTTAGAACAAATTGATCATGATCACTGGGCTTGGCATCATCCAAGAAAAGATGGGCAAGATGAATTGGTTCCACTTCGTGGAGATGTTCGTTTTGAAAATGTGAACTTCTCTTATAATCCAGATAAACAGATTTTATTTGATGTTTCTCTATTTGCGAAACCAGGACAAAAGATTGCCTTTGTAGGAGCTACAGGTGCTGGTAAAACAACAATCACGAATCTAATCAATCGTTTTTATGATATTCAATCGGGTTCCATTACGTATGATGGTATTGATGTAAAACTAATCAAGAAAGCAGATCTTAGAAAATCATTAGGTATTGTATTACAGGATACAAACTTGTTTACTGGTACAATCATGGATAACATTCGTTATGGTCGTTTAGATGCGAGTGATGAAGAGTGTATTGCGGCTAGTAAACTTTCGAATGCACATGAATTTATTAAACACTTAGAACATGGTTATGACACAATGATTCATGCAGGTGGAGAATCTTTATCGCAAGGACAAAGACAACTTTTATCCATTGCACGTGCAGCTGTTGCCAATCCTCCTGTTTTGATTTTGGATGAAGCAACAAGTTCCATTGATACACATACAGAAAGAATCGTTCAGGAAGGTATGGATAAGTTGATGGAAGGAAGAACGGTATTTGTGATTGCACATAGACTTTCAACTATCCAAAATAGTGATGCGATCATGGTGTTAGAACAAGGTCATATTATTGAGCGTGGTAATCATGAGGACTTGTTGAAACAAAAGTGTAAATACTATCAATTGTACACGGGTGCTTTTGAGTTAGACTAAATATTTAAATTTTGGCTTGCATATATTTTGATTATGTTATAAAATGTATGCGTTGTCGACGTAGCTCAGCCGGATAGAGCATGCGCCTTCTAAGCGCACGGTCGGGGGTTCGAATCCCTCCGTCGACGCCATCTTGTGAATAAAGCCCTTATATAAGGGCTTTTTTTCTGTTTATAGATAGTTTTGAAAACCTTTTTGAAAACCTTTACAAAAAAACAAAGAAACATTACGTCTCTTTGTTACAAATACTCTGGAATTAATAAAATATATTATTTACTAACTACTGGTTTGTCATCTTATCAGTAAAGGTGTGAAGCCTGCTGCATTTCCGTTTCTATGGAAAATATAATTTACTCCTGTTTGTGTATAAACTAAAATTTCCATTACATTACATCAATCAAGCATTAATTATAATACGATCTATAAGTGTTCCTGACTATTATTTAGTGTCTTTTCTTATAAAACCAATAGAAACCAATGAAAACCATGTCCAAAATACACATGATGATTTGCCCTGTATCATGTGTATAGATACTATATAGAATCAATACTGCAGTAATGGTGAAAAATGAAATTAGTTTCCATTTTGAATAATCTGTAAGTGCAATGAAAAATAAGATGAATTGTACAGTGAATAATAAGTAATACATATGTATTTGATCCTCCATGAATCTTTCTAAGATTATTGTAATTAAAATTTTGATATGACACAATTGCTTTAATTGGTGTTTTATCATTATTTGTTAACACAGAAGGAAAGGTAAAGGATTATTCTATGCATAGAACTACTACAAGACTACAATTTGCAGAGTTGTTTCCTACTTAAATTATTTCTAGAATTATATATTAATAATCATAAATGATTAATTTGATTGAATTATCAATTGAAATTTTTTCTGTCTTTGTGTGTTTGTGTTAACACAATGGTTTGTAAAAAGGATTATTATATGAATAGAACTACTACAAGACTACTACTTGAAAATATGTTTTAGAAACACCCTTTTTCGTTGACACAATCTTGTAAATAAAGTCTTAATATGAAAGTTAATTGTGTAGTCTTATATTTAAATGGTGGAAAAATTAAGATAATAATAAGAAATCATATTTTAGGAGATGTGATAGCAATGGACACAGTTTATATGGTCATACTTACTTGATGTAAAAAAATAAAAGAAAAATAAAAGAAAGGAAATATGTGATGAAAAATAAAATATATTATGGCATTATTACTTTGATTTTGTGTATTAGTATTATAAGCATGTCGACTATTAGTTTATATGCGGCTTCTTACAACAAGAGAGCACAAGTGATAGGAAGCTATCTTTCAGTTTACGCGTATTCGTATTGGTATAACATAAGTGTACAACATAATAATGGTACAATCACTTATGCTAATGATATTAGTTTATATGGATCAAATTGCCAGCATTATGCTCTACAATATGGGTGTACAATCTCTCCAAGTCAATCATCTAAGCTCGTTCATTCTGCCAATAATGCAATAACATATAATATTAATGTTGCTGAGTATGCTAACACAGCTCTAAGTACGCCAGTTTACGTGGGCTCTTTGACAAATACAATCACAGCCGTTCCTACAAGAGCTCGGCCATTAGAAAATAATGAGTCAATTAACCCTGATGAATGGATTGTTTACTATGAACAAGGAAATGAGCTGTTTTTTGATATTCAAGAAGCTACAAAATTTGCAGCAGAGAATGGATTAAGTTTGATATATGTTATGCAAAAATCTGAGGAGTTAAGAAATAATGAGCATCTCAACATTGTATATCAATAAAATAGCTGACAGCATCCTTTTTGATGAGAAGAACAAAGAATTTACAATATGTGATGGTAGTTTAGGGACTTACAAATTTTGTGATATTGTTAGAAGTCAAATAGTTTATGAACATGCTAGATATAAAGGCAAATCACCATTATTTTCTCATAGAGTGTTAATTAGTACGTTTAATACGAGTATTTTTATTGAATTGAAAAAAGTGTATGTAGGTGTTGAAATTGAATTATCAAATATAGGTAAGGTATATGTATATATATCGAAAAATCCGGTCATACAACATAACTTTCAATTTGAAGAAGATTATAAAATCGCAAAACAGATAGATAAAAAGTTAAAAAGAATGGCTATTGAAAAAAACAGATTGGATTAACATATTAAAAGCAGTTAAGGTTGATTTATTCTTGTTTTTTTGTCTTTGTGTGTTTGTGTTAACACAATGGTTTGTAAAAAGGATTATTCTATGAATAGAACTACTACAAGACTACTACTTGCAGATGTGTTCTGAAAACACTCCTCTCCGTCTAACTAACGGAGTCTTGGGTGTTTTTTTATTAACTAATTCAATTAAAATAGTATTGAAAAGAGTAGGTGGTTTTGTGAAACAGATGAATGACAATTTGACTATCATAGATGACTTAAAAAAATTGGATAATAGAAATCAAGAAAAAATTCAAAAATTATATCAATAATTTTTCATGGTTTTTATTGCATGCTGAAAAACCCTGAAGAAAAAGCGCTTTTTTTCAGGGTAGTTTTGGTGTATAATCTCGTTGTTATTTATTGTACTGGTATAACTCACCAGTTTTGCACATGCTATAAATTATTCGGACTAATTTACTGGCACATGCAGTCTTTGCGGCTTTCGAACACATCGGGTTTGATTGCTGCTTTTTCTTTATATAGAAATCCTTAATACTATTATCATCTCTTTTAAGCCTTATAGAACACGTTACAGCCAGATATAATAAACATCTTAATCGTTTATTACCCTTTTTAGTAATATGCATATGATCTCCGTCATTCTTTCCACTTTCACTAATTCTTGGATCCAGTCCGGCAAAAGCTACTAACTCATTCTTCTTTTTGAATCTTGTCATATCGCCTAGTTCTGCAATAATACGTGCAGCTAGGTTATCTCCAATACCTGGAATAGATTTGATTATACTAAAGTCAGGTAGTTCCTGTGCGAGCTTAATCATTTCACCAATGGTTCTTTCAGCTTCTGCCATATCTTCTTTTAATTTCTTGATTAATCTCTGAAGGATTAATACTTCAATATCATCCTTATCACATCCTGAATAGATGGTTTTAGAATACTCTATTGCCTTGTCAGCCATTGTATCACTCATTGCCTGACGATGACATGTTTTACTCTGAATCACTTTAGATACAGTATTAATCTTCTTTTTCTGAAGCATTTCTGGATGTGGATATTTTTCAATGACAGCTAAAGCGACAGGACCATACAGATCATCATACAGCGTATCATAGCCTGGAAATACAACATCCAGCTGTGCTCTGAATGCAACCTTATCTTTTCTTATATGAACCAATATATCCTCATAATAGCGTGATAATTCCCTCAGTTCATGATATATCGTTTCTGGCTTATGGCTGTTATGAAGACTATGGCTGTAATATGTTTTAGCGATTGATTTAGGATCAAGCTTATCTGTCTTTGGACTTCTTAGTGAATCATTCTTTCTTGTTTTAGCTGATAATAGTGGATTGATAATAAACTGCTTGATATTGTTGTCTTCAAGCACTTTCTTAAGGACACGATGGTAAACTCCTGTTGCCTCATAAACAACACATACTTCTGTTTCCAGCTTCTTTTCCATCTCTCTGACAAGACTCACTATCTCATCAAATCCTTCTTTGGTGTGCTTTATTGAACGTGAACCTGTATACTTCACATTCATTTCCTTGAATG
>SAMEA3387488__coassemble_5379_pt1 | contig 3716 bp, 4 predicted proteins | sample SAMEA3387488__metabat2_low_PE_023 | metagenome-assembled genome bin SAMEA3387488 (sample SAMEA3387488) | Felis catus | biome: Faeces | place: United Kingdom | collected 2012
TCTTGTCAATAGAGTTCATAAAAAAGTTACAACCGATATAAGAGATAACTTTTCTGCCACTTCGATTATACTCGCAACTTAATGACTTCTTGAATACTTGCTGTTGATTGCCAAATTATTTGAATATGAAAGTTAATAATCTAATCACATTAAATGAAAAAGTCATAGCACAAGTTTGAATAAAATCTATTCAAATTACGTGTTATGACTTTTATAATATGTTCTATAGAAGGTGAGAAAAAGAAAAGAGATAAAAACCAACGCACGCCAATGAGTTCTTTTTACTCTCAGCTCTTACGAACAAGATTTTGATAACTGTTTATAAGTCAAACGTCAACCAGGTAGATGCTGAATCGTATAAAAAATTCACAGAGTCTTTAAATCTATATTCTGATAGTGGTAATTTAAAGATAACCAATTTGGATCGTTTAGTTTTCACCAAAAATGGTGAATTTATGATTTGAATTGAGTTATTTTTTTATTTTTGGTTACACTTTCTTAGAAAGGAGGTGAACCAAATGAAAAAGAAATTACAGAAGGTGATAGGTGTTTTAAGTATAATGAAAGACTTTAATATGAAGCCAAATTTTAGTGAACTAGAGCCCTTAAGGTTCTGGTAAAACAACCATTAAAAGCAATAATTATAGGCAGTAATAAATACTAACTAAAATTCGTATAACATAATTTTATAAATTTTGCTAAAATTTTAATATTTTAAGTAAATAAAACGATATAATATAAACTGAAAGACAAATAATAATTTAATTATGGAGGCAGAGTCTATACTCATATAATAATTTTTAGTGAGTGAAAGGAGTTGCTGGAGATATATGAAAAAATTTGGATTAGAAAAATGGCGTACAATGTTAATCGTTTCATTAGTACTAATTGTTGTTTTTGTTATGGAAATTACAGGGCCAGTTCTTTTAGATGATGTATTAATGGGAGTAGTATGGATATTTATAGGGTTAATTACAATCTTTTTAAAGTCAAGAACTGATAAATACTATTTCTTTATCGGGATGGTACAAATTTTATTAGGTATATGGTTCTTTCTAAGATGATATTTAAAAAATATTATAATTTGTGTGTTGTGTTCTGTAATTCAACTAGGAACATGATTGTTCTGTATAATAAAATTAATGAAATAATGGAGGATATATAGTATATGAGAAAATGTATTCGTTGTAATTGTGAAATGAAAGAAGAATATGGGCTAAAAATTTCAGCTGCTTTAGCAGGAGTTGCACCAGTTATTCTTTCAAAAGGACAAGGAACTTTTAGTAAAGATCTAGGAAAAATAAAAGCGGCAGTATGTCCTTATTGTGGTGAAGTTAGTCTTTATATTGATGATTTAAAATCAATAAAATAAGCATAAACGGAATATAGAATTTATAAAACTAGATAGGGACAAATCAACCTTTAAACACTTTTAGAGTGAATATCTCTATCTTTTTTGTTACAGTATTTTTAGAAGGGATTGGACGTAAATAAAAAAAGATAGAAATCCTCTAAACCGACCAAAGTTTGCGATTTCTATCCGTCCTCTTAAACATTATTATGATACTGATAATTACCAACGACTTCAACATGATTTTGAATAAAAATGATAAAAATAATTATCAGGCTTTTGTTGCTTCGATTGAAACGTGCTGAATCTGAGAACAGACTGGTTCAAAGACTTAAGTCTTTTACACGCCAGAAACTGCTGATAATAGATGAGATTGGATATATCAGTTTAGACAAAGAAGATGCGAATCTGTTTTTCCAGTTAATATCAAGGCGATATGAACAACGATTAACTATAATCACAACAAATAAAAATCTGTCTAAATGGTCAACTATATTTAGAGATTCTGTAATAGCAAATGCGATACTTGATCGACTACTGCATCATTCGCATATAGTCAGTATAGTAGGTCCATCATACAGAATAAAAGACGTAATGGATTCGTTTGAAAACTAAATAATGCGATCCAAATTGGTGAAAATTAAACGATCCATTTTGGTGAATTTTATCTTGACATAATCATATTCTTTAATATGTCCTAAATGTAAACATCATGATTTTCAAAAACATGGCTATTATACTCGTAAAGTTAAATACAGAAAACATTCAGTCACTTTTACGGATCCTTCGTGTTAAATGTATGAGTTGTAAATCCACTCATGCAGTGCTTTTGTATTTTATCGTTCCTTATTCTCAATATGCTTTGGAAGTTCATCTAAAAGCTCTTCAATCAGACTTTCTTAATACTTTCATTGACTGGATAGAATGGAATGAAGAAATTAATGAATATTCGTATTATTATATTCGGTCCCAGTTTCAAAAGTACTGGAAAGAGCGACTGATGTCTGAAAGTATGAGATTGAAGACTGATCTTTTTAAGAGCTGTTTTAAAATTTTTTCATTACAATTTGTGCAGATTAAATGCACTAGAAATATTTTTTTATCCCTCTCCACATAAGGTATGAGGAATTATGCCGTTTCCTTGTATATTATGTCGCTGTAAGGAGGAAAATTTATAATGGATCATAAAACAGCACAGGAAATAGCTTTAAAAAGATATGGATTTATTGCACCATTTGTATCTGGAAATATAGATACGTACAAATCAAAAAGTGATTTCTTTCGAGATGCAGGTTCAAAGGCCGGGATGCACCCTCATACAGTAAGAAGGTGGTATGACCGGTACTTAAAATTAGGATTCGATGGATTGATCCCAAAGCCAAGAAATGATTCTAATCAATATCGTAAGCTAGATGGGGATATTCAAAATCAAATTATTTATATATTGTCTGAATATCCAAAACTTCCAGCTACGATAGTCTACCAGAGACTTCTTGACACAAATACAATCGTAAAAAAAGATGTTTCTTTGTCTACAGTAAATCGATTTGTACAGAAATATAAGGATTCAAAAGGAATCACACCTATAAAAGATATGAGACGATATGAATGTGAACATATAAACGAAGTGTGGTGTGGAGATTCAAGTGTAGGTCCTTATCTAAAAGTAGATGGAAAGAAGCAGAGGACTTATATTATTGCACTTATAGATGATGCAAGTCGTATGATTGTCGGAATCGATATATTCTTTAACGATAATTTTGTGAATCTGATGAGTGTGATTCGTGGAGTGGTCATTAAATATGGGAAACCAAAAAAATTCAACTTTGATAATGGAGCCAACTACAGAAGCGGCCAGATGAATCTTCTGGCAGCACGAATTGGAACGATCATTCATTATAATCCTGCTCGAACTCCAACTGGAAAGGCGAAAATTGAGCGCTGGTTTCGAACATTGAAAGATCAGTGGATGTCACAGCTTTGTATGAATGATTTTAAAGATATTGAAGAATTAAGAAAATCATTATTTGCCTATGTGCAGGAATATAATCAACGCATTCATTCATCATTGAATGGAAAATCACCTATGGAACGTTTCTTTACAGAAAGTACATTGATTATTAGAATGTCTGATCAGGAGGTTGAACGCAGCTTTTTACTTGAAATCGAACGTAAAGTATCTAATGACAGTGTGATCGTAATTGACGAAAAGGAATATGAAGTAAACTATAAATATCAGGGACAGAAACTATTGATTCGTTATTCACCAGATTTGAAAAAAGTATGTGATTACCCATCTGACAACCCCAGGCATTTTCCAAGCCTCTAGCCGTGGCATATTGGTCCATTGAATCACGAATCATCT